>Ga0075650_117_pt1 | contig 15027 bp, 19 predicted proteins | sample RifGroA1_FD_68395 | JGI IMG/M metagenome (GOLD analysis project Ga0075650, IMG submission 68395) | Microgenomates (Collierbacteria) bacterium GW2011_GWA1_45_15
ATATGGTATGAGTTGTGCTATATTTCTTTCCATGAAAGAAAAAAATCCTTGGTTATTAATGGATCATGACGGTACTCTGACCGACTCCGATCTGGAAGCGAGAGAGTATCGGGAGATTGTTTTGGATTATATGAGTAGTGAACTGGGTGTTCCGAGAGAAGAAATGAAAGTTTTGCTGGAAAGAGCCGATGCCGAGATTGAGTCCAAAAAAGAAATCTATGGTTGGAAAATAGGGGACATTTTTGTGGCCCCGGCGACGTCTGATCACTACGTCAAAAACACCGTAGCCGGATCGATGGCCTTGGAAATGCTGGCCAAAGAGTCGACCAGCATGAAACAGTTTACCGATCCCGCCGAGGTGGAGAAGTTTGTGGGGCAGGTCTTTCGAGCCAGTTCATCCAAACTGGGAGTCTTTTACAAATGGGAAGCAGAGAGATGTCTGCGGGAGTTAAACAAGACGGGCAGATTTATGATAATTACGAACTCCGACCCTAAGGTGGTTCTTAATAAAATGACTAAGTTGTTGGGAGATGACGCTCTAGACTTTAGTATCGTGGGTAATGCCAAGAAGTATCTGCCGGATCCCACCTGGACGGGAGTAGTGCCCGAGGGGATGTACAAAGGCTTTCCCGGTTTTCCCGAAAGAGGAGTCAATTTACAGAGAAAAATCTACTATATGACGCTTTTGGATATCACTTCCGGAGATCTAACCCGCGCCAAAATGGCCGGCGACATCGCGGAATTAGACTTACTCATGTTGGACTATCTGGGAGCCGAAACGGCTTTGGTTTTGTCAGCTACCACACCGGCTTGGGAGAATAACTACTACTATCGCGGTGAGGGAAAGAGATTTACTTCGGGGAACTTGAACAAAATCACCGACTGGTTTTTGCGGTGATTACTTCAGGTCGAAGGAGATGAGGTTGTAGGTGTCTGGCTTTTGGTTGATGTTCGTCAGCAAAATTAATTTACTACCGTCGGGGGAGGCGGTAACAAAGTTTTCCAGTGGCTGGACGTAGGTGATGTTGGTAATATTGGTGGCGTCGTAGTCCACCATATTGACTCCGTCTGAATTGGTAAGTATTAGTTGTTTACTGTTTGAATACCAAGAGAGATTGGTGGTGAGACGGCTGTCTGTTTGAGCTTTAAGTTGCAGGAGACTGGCGAGACTGGCTGAGGGGGTGGCGGAGACGGCGGTGATGAGAGTTTTAGACAGCGCCAGAGGTTTGTCGGCAAAGGGGAGAGCGTAGTTGGTGCCTTCTTTGAGATCGAAGAGGTAGGCTTGGTTTTTTTGAAGGTTTCGACTTTCCGGAGTGGAGTTGATGTTGGGGAGAGCTTGGCCGATCTCATTCTCAGGCAGATTCAGATCGACGGTGGGGGTGTAAAAAACTTTTTCTTTGTCGGGAGAGAAATAAACGTTGATGGACTGATGGCTAAGTAGGTCGATCATGTATCTTGGGAACAGACTGAGCGTCGGTAAATTTATTTTGGCGTACTGATCTTGCCACTGATTGATAATGAGAGGCAGACGGAGAGTAACATCGGAGAGGGTGTTGGAGTTCATATTTTTACTGGATAGCAGATAGGCGGAAGTAATTTGCTGTCTTTTATCGGTGAAGAGAGCCAGGATTTGAGAACTGTCCGGAGACCAGATAAGTGTCGCCAGAGAGTAGTCTCTAATAGAGTTTTCGGTGATCTGGAGATTGGAGGAGCCCAAAAGGTTGCCGATGATAGAGTAGACATAGAGACCGTTGTTGGTTTCTTGAGGAGAGTTTTTGAGAACGTAGGCGATCTTGGTGCTGTCGGTATTGGCGGCGGTGTTTCTCACCTGATAAAAAGTCAGGGGGGAGATGGCGGTAATGATCGGGAAGAGTCGAGCGTCGGCCGAGGTGACTAGTTCGGACTTGACCGGCAGAGACTTGGTCCAAGGATGGAAGCCGTCTTTTTCGACTTTGACCGTGTAGGTGCCTGGTAGCAGATAGAGTTTGTCATCGGTGACGGTGGTGAGCTTGTCATTGATAATGACTCTGGCCGATTTGGGGTAGGAGGTAATGTTCAGGAGGCCGGTACCGGAAAGGGAGCGGCTTTGGAGATCGGGACGGTAGCCTTTGGCAAACTGGATAGCCACAAAAGTGCCGATGATGAGGAAGAGAAGGATGAAGAAATTGACGAGGAGGCGTTTAGCTTTGGGGTTCTTGGTCACACGACTATTATATATTAGTGGGGTTTTACTGGTAGAATTCTCTCAAATGTCATTTTCTTTTTCTAAAAAGGTTGGTATTGATCTAGGGACGGCCAACAGCCTGGTGTATGTAGTGGGGGAAGGGATTGTGCTGGAAGAGCCGACGGTAGTGGCTGTGTCACTAACTGATGGAAAAGTTTTGGCAGTTGGGCATGAAGCTCAAAAAATGCTGGGAAGGACTCCGGGAAACATCAGAGCCAGTAAACCCATGCGGGATGGGGTAATCGCCGACTACGCCGTGACCGAGGCGATGCTCAAGTATTTTATGCGTAAAGTGAGAGCCTATGGACTATTAAGACCGGAGGTAATGATCTGTGTGCCGGCCGGGGTCACCCAGGTAGAGCGGAGAGCGGTTTTGGGAGCGGCCATGGAAGCCGGAGCTCGAAACGCTTATCTGATTGAGGAACCTTTGGCGGCGGCCATCGGCGCCGGAGTACCAATTGCGGAAGCGTCGGGAAACATGATCTTGGACATGGGTGGTGGAGCAAGTGAGGCAGCTGTCATATCACTAGGGGGAGTGGTCACCTTTAAGAGTGTGCGGGTGGCCGGAAACCGAGTCGATGAGGCAATTTCCAAGTACGTTAGAAGAAAACATAACTTGGTCATCGGAGAAACGACGGCAGAAAATATAAAAGTGAAGATAGGATCGGCGATCGGGGTGTCGAAGGAAGAAATGATGGAGGTAACCGGCAGAGACAGTATTGCCGGTCTACCCAAACAAGTTCAGCTTTCGTCGCACGAAGTGTTTGAAGCGATGAGAGAACCACTGGGGAAAATTATTCAGATGTTGAAGGCGGTCATGGAGGAAGTGCCTCCAGAGCTTTCTTCGGACATTATTGATAAAGGAATCGTGATGAGTGGGGGAACGGCCTTGCTGAAGGGTTTTGACAGATTGATAACTCTGGAAACAGGTGTTCCGGCCTTTGTAGCGGAGGATCCATTAAGGTGTGTAATAAAAGGTATTGGGATAGCGATTGAGAATCTGGACATTTATGAGAGAAGTATTAAGAGATAGATATAAAGATTGATTGTATCAATTAAAAATATCTTAGTTGTCAGATATTGGCCTGTAGGGCCAGGCCTTGCAGATTGGGGACCCTATAAGGCCTGGCCCTATCGGAGAGTTGCACTGTCATTTCGACCGAAGTGGAGAAATCCCACTCCACGAGTGTGAGATCCTTCGACTCGTAATGCTCGCTCAGGATGACGAGGTATTCAACAGTTTCTATTTACACATGGGCCTAATATACCCCCTGTGGTATGTGAGTAATATCATAAATTTTGCTTTTTATACGCTATGGGGGTATGGTATGTGTGGCATTTTATTGCGTCTGAAAACCCATTTGGAAGAGTTTAGGTCAGATTTGATTCAAATTTGACCCATAGGGCCAGGCCTTGCAGATCTGTGACCCTATAAGGCCTGGCCCTATCGGTGGATTTCTGGATTGCCACACCTGCCTGCCGGCAGGCAGGGCTCTGAGTACGAGATTCGCAATGACGGTTAATTAAGAACAAACTCGGTTATGCTTTTAGGATAAGGACTCGGCTAGATTCTGTTTTGGATGTTTTACAGTCTTTTTGACGATTTTTCCTGTTATCAAACCATATCAAGTTATGTATAGATATAAGTTGTTTGTTTTGATGTGTTATTGGGTTTAGTGTGTTTATTTTAAGCATTTTGAATGTATATATAGATCGATATATAAGATAGATTATAAATCAACTTTATTTAGGACTATATTTGACTTTTTAGAACGAAATATGAATACTATTATGGTTCAATTTGGGCTATATATTTCTTGATTGGTTATTTTCTAATTAGCCCAATAACTAATTTTGAACTCCAAAGTGACCTAAATTAATATAAGTTTGATAAACTAGACTTATAGAATATAGATTTTTTAGGTAATTGTCGCTAAATTTTGTGTTTGGAGTCGTCACTACTACTTTGAAGATGGTTTTTGAGTGAGATTTTTGGTGTCTTAGTAGACTAAAAAGCTTGATATTTCACTTAAAAGACTAAAAACTCCAACTTAGCAGACAAGATAAATAAGTGATAAAGTTGTGCCTCCAGAAAAACCCTGGATTGCTTCGGCTCGAGTACGAGACTCGCAATGACGATATCGTTACAGAGAAACTGCGAAACTCGTATATATTACAATAGCACATATGAGATCAGAAGTTTTGGGACTGCCGGTGGATGTCCTTTCCAGAGTGGAAACAATTAATATGATTGATGGTTGGCTGAGGCAGTCGGTGAGAAAACCTCGGATGGTAGTCACTGCTTATAGTGAGTTTTATGTAAAAGCTCAGAAAGATAGGGTTTTTGCCGAGATTGTGCGCAAAGCAGACCTGGTCACGCCTGATGGAGTTTCCGTTTTGGCTGGGGTGAGGTACAACCAAAGAACTCAAGGAATCAAGAACGCAAGAACTCAAGGCAGGGTGATTAAGTTGATGGTTGAGGGATTGAGGGTGGGTGGCTGGGGAAACGTGAGCTTGCGAACGGCTACACTGGCCCTAGAACGGTTTCCAGAGCTTCGAGTGTCTTATGATCGGGGAGAAGATCAAGTCGGGACAGACAGGACTACCGATGACCGAGTAGTTAAAAAAATAAATGCTGACAAACCGGACTTACTGTTTGTGGCTTACAATCCGGTGAAACAGGAAAAATGGATTGCCTCTCACCTATCCCAGCTTAAAGTTGGAGTGGTGATGGGGGTGGGTGGAACTTTCAATGAATACTTGGGGGACTTTATGCAATCCCCTGTTTGGATGGAACGAATAGGACTAAAGTGGCTGTGGCGAGTGATGGTGGAGCCAAAACGAGCCGGGCGGATCTTTCGAGCGGTGGTGGTGTTTCCCTGGCTGGTTTTCGTCAGGAGTTTGAGGAAGTAAAAAAACCACTCTGAGCAATTGTTCAGAGTGGATGATGTTTATCGGTCGCGCTCGATTATTTTTTGTTCGCCGCGACGAAGGCGAACTAGACCAATGATGATGAGGATAATCAATCCCAGAGAGATGCCGAGAATGATGACGTTGCCAAAGATACCTCCGTAAATGAGTCCGGCGGTAGGCAAAACAAACCAGCCTCCTCCGGTAGCGGGAATAGTGGGACCGTACATATTGTGCCTCCTCAGTTTAAATAAATTTTAAGTTTCGCGCCATTCTTCCGGTCCGTTGACAAAAGATAGCCAGTAGGACCAGATGCGTTCGACACTATGTAGAAGAATGTACATTTCCTCCGGAATTATGAGAGCCCGAGTAGTGACATCGGCAGGGGTGAGATTGTCAACGTATTTGAGCCTATACATCCGATCCACCCAATATAGTACCACAACTACCCAGAGTAAGGGGTTCCAGACAAAAGGGGTTCCGGTTATGACTAAATAGGTGGCGATGGCCGCAAAGGTGATCTGTTGCGTAAATAAAAAGGAAAAAGAGACATGACTGAGGATATCTTTACGAGTATCCTTGTTCCAGCCTTTTTGTCTCAAGGTATCCATATGATAGCGTGCCCAGCGGATTCGCTGATGCCAATGGACGGAAAAGGATAAAGGAACATCAGTCCAAGAATGCATTTTGGAGCCGATAGTGACCAGCCAGCCAAGTTTTTTGAGAGAAAGCGTGAGCTCGTAGTCTTCAGTCAGATTGGTCTGATCGTAGTACTGACCATTTTGACGGATCAACTTGGCGACGCTCACCAGGGCAGATGGGCGAAAAACGACACAGGTACCAGCCAAAACTTGCAGATCTTCGGGGTGTTCGACACGCCTGGAATCGGCCGAAGCGTATTCCAGTTTTTGTAACTGCCAGATAATCTTTTGATCGAAGGTGGCGTTTTTGGGTAACGGAGTTAGATGGGTTAGAGCACAGACAGCTCCCAGCCTCGAGTCGGTAGAAAGGACGCGTAAGGCTTCGGTGATAACATCCGGAGCGGCGATGGTGTCGGCATCCAAGACCATGATGAAGTCTGCATCCTGACAGTAAAGATCGATAGCTTGATTAAGAGCGCCGGCCTTTCGACCATGATTCTCATAAGTATAAAAAACGGTAAGGTTGGGAACCGTACTCTGTCTACCCTTGGCGATCTGATAGGTGTAGTCGGAGCTGTTGTCGACCGCGACGATGATTTTCTTGTTCGGATGTGTTTGTTGATCAGCCGAACGAATGGCTCTGACAATGTTTTTTTGTTCATTCTGAGCGGGTATGATGATCGCCACCTTAGGAAAGGTTGGCACTTTGGGAAAGTAGTTCATGGAACAGCCTCTAGTGACAAGAAGATGATGAGCCGCTGGAAATCGGTGCCCCAAGGAGTACAAGTGATCAACATCAGATAGTTCCGGTTATTGGACTTGGCCACCAAATCATGATTGCCGGCCACAGTCCATAAGTCGGCTGGATTGATGATCAGTGTCTCGATAACTTTATAGGTGAACCGATAACCGGGGCTCGTAATGTTCGCCTGGTCACCGACGATGAGATTATCGAGATCGGTAAAGACTTTGGGACTTGGACCCCACTGCCGGTGACCATAAATGATACTAACTCCGGGAAGTCCGATATCGGCGCTCCAGTTGGGAATCAATAGGGGATTTTCGGCCGGCTCGGTAAAGGTCGGGCCATTTGCAGAATCAATTTCGATGGCTAAATCCAGCCTTGAATTGAGGTTGATAGCCGGTATTTCAAGCCAAACAAGCCCATTGGCGATATCTGAGGCCGAAACTTGAGGGGGAAGCGGAGTAATTGTGGGGACCGGAATGTCCGGAATCGCCCCTACGGGGACTGGCGAGGAGGGTATAAAGACGGGGGATCCGAAACCGACGACATTATTTGGGTCAGTTTGGCTGTAAACGAGAAAATTAAGCAGAAGAAACAAACAAATTAGACAGGTTAAAACCAATAATTTACTTCTGGACATACGACCTCCTTGACAGTAATGGGTTTAATTTTCAGGGTACAGCAAGATATTTGCTTTCCCAGTATTTTACCACGGCAGGGGAGAACTACTTATTTGCGGGGTTTATGCCCAGCATCCATAAAACCGATTCTTTTTTGTAACGGCGGTCGCCTCGAGAGTTGATACGGATGGCGGGGAGCTTGCCGCGCTTGCCCCAGCGTTTGATGGTCAGAGTGGAGACGCGGAGGAGATTGGCAACTTCGGATACGGTGAGGAGGTCGGGTAGGTTATTTAAGTCTAAGTTCTTTTTATTGTTATTGTTGTCCATTGATATACAAATTACCAGAAAGAATATAGTTAGTCAATGGGGTGTTTCCGTAAAGTTGTGGTAGAATTCTCAACAGCATCACCGCAGGAACATTAAATCATTTTTGGAGGCTGGTCTTGAAGACTGATTTCACCGCAGATGGAAGATATAAGTTTGTTCGAGTCAGGCCGACGGTGGGGGAAAAAGAGTTTGCGGCCGGAAGGCCCAGAATCAATCCTTCGCTGGTAATCGAAGCTTTTGTTTCTGTCGCCGTGGGGTCAAGCAAAATCCCGGTAAAAATTCTTCATCCCGATCGAGACGAGTGGGTTTCGCTACCGATCTCAGAGTATGGAAAAACCATGGTCAGGTGGGCCGGTAAGAATCCTCCCGTAGTGGGAGATCGAGACGAGTATGGCAATCTGACCGTAAAAATTTCTGAACAGTGCGCTCTGGAAGTGATCTTTAATAGGGTAGAAAACGAAAAAGGCGCTCGAGGTAAGAAATTAATTTATGTGGTGAAGTAATATTGGTAAAAAAGAACCCCCGACTGAGTCGGGGGTTTGTTTATATTGGTGACTACTTGGTGCAAGCCGGAGGGCAGAGTTTTTCGATGTCTTCAAGAGTGTCGGGGCGGTAATAGCCTTTGAAGTCGGCGGCAATGGTCTTGAGCTTGGCTCCGTCTCGGGTAAACGAGTTCATGAGACTCTTCCATTTGGTGTAGAGTTCGTCGGTAGCCAAGGACTTTCCGTCTTCCAGAAGCAGCTTGAGCGCTTTCTTGGCGGCGTAGGCGTTTTTTTGAATGGCTTCCGCGCGATCAGCCAGTCCGGTGAGCACATCATCCGCGTTATCGAGAACTTTGATCAGTATCTCAACTTTATTTAGCCGAGTTCGGATTTCGCTTTTGGTGAGGCTGGTTTGCTGGGGATTTAGGAAGCGGAGTCGGTTGGCGGCCGCTTCGGCTTTGACCAACTGAGACTTAATAAAGTTGCGGTTTAAGCCGTTATCGGAGATTTGATCTCGATAAGCATTGTCCAAAACAGTCTTGGCTTTGGAGAGGATCCAGGAACTGATGACCATCCGGACCATGTCCCGATCAATAGCGCCGACGAAACTGACGTATTCGGTGTATCGGAGTTCGTGGTTTTTGAGACCGATTTTCCAGAAGTCTTCGACATTTTCATAAACTATTCCCACGTAGACTGCCGGGACAACCAAGGACTTGACATCGTCGATGTAGTAGCCGGGATTGGGCCAGAAAACGAGCTGGGTTTCGTTCCAGCGATCACGACCGAAAACTCCCAACTCATCCATATCATTCAGAACGTACCACGCGGTGGACGTAACCGGATGGGGGGCGGTGACCAAAACGGCGTGTTGGTCTTTTTTATCGACAGTGATCCTTTCAAGCTTAACAGTAGAACGAAAATTAAGGTGCGTCATTTAAACCTCTTTCTGGGTGTCCGGTTGAAGGCTCTGCCTTATGTACGGACGGGGGATTTCACTCAAGGCTCACGGAGTGATAGGGAAGATTATCTCATAGTTTGGAGAGCTGTCAATATTGGTGGTAGAATATACGGGTTCTTTAAACTTGAAGCGAAGGAGAAAAAATGGCGAAAAAAACTAGTTTAGCTAAAATGACTGTACCTCTCAAAATCGAGATTGCCAATTTGATCAAAGCCAAAACTTCTTTTTTGGTGGGTGATGATGGTTTTAAAGTAAGTTATTTGGCCTACAACGATGAAGGTGAAGTCACTTACGATCGGTGGGTTTACGACGATACGGATATTCTTATTGTAGGGAAGGGAAAGAAGGGTGAGAAAGCTGGTCGGTGGTCTTTCAATAAATTCAAGCCGAGCAAACCTGAAGAAGAAGATATGATGGGTATACAAGTCAAAGATAACCAATTTGTTTTTATCGAAGTGGCATACCCTCATTTTGAGGCAGAAGCCAACTTGGTCGCCAAGTTAATTGAGACAAAGTTGAAGGTTAAGCCAAGCGTGACTCTCTTCAGAGGTTAATTTTCTAATAAAAGCCCGCTCGAAAGAGCGGGTTATTTTATGTGGCGGGAAGTGACTAATGAGGGTAAATAAAGTCGTGAGACTCGGAGACCCCATCCTTGGAAATGATGATGGTCATGTTGTTGATTGACCATTTTTTGACTGTTTTGATCTGAGGAGTTTCATCCGCTCCAATGGTGATCGCGAAGCTATTTACAATACTGTCGGTCTTACTGATGGGCAAAATGGTGACAGTATAGGTACCGGCTTCTTCAAAAACAAAGGAGACTTGGTCACTGGCGAAGGCCGATCCGTTATGAGCAACTTCGACAATGAGGTGACTATCAAAGTATGATTCAGTGATAGTTTCGGTGGGTATAAAGGCAATAAGTACAAATATTACTACGATTACCAACGCGAGAAATGTCGTTATTGGATTAGAATTCACTTCAACCTCCATATTTAATGTTCTATGGTAGATTATACACCAAAAACCCCCGCCGCCGGCGGGGAATTTTATGGCTTGTTTACTTAATTTATCGGGTGAGAGAACCTCGCCCCTACAAATTTATTTCAGCTCAATCCATTCGAGTACTCAGGATTTCGTCAAGATTACTTGAGCTCAACCTTCGCACCGGCGGCTTCAAGTTTTACCTTGGCGGCTTCGGCGTCTTCTTTCTTGGCACCCTCGAGGATGGTGGCGGGAGCTTTCTCGACTAGGTTTTTGGCTTCGACCAGACCAAGATCGGTTTTGATCTCGCGGACAGCTTTGATAACGGCGATCTTGTTGGCACCGGCGTCGGTAACGACGACGTCAAATTCGGTCTTTTCCTCAGCAGGAGCAGCGGCCACAGCGGCGACGGTGGCAGAAGCTACCGGAGCGGCGGAGACGCCAAATTTTTCCTCTAAGGCTTTGACGAGTTCGGCGACTTCCAAAACGGAAAGTTCGCTAACCTGGTCGACGAGTTTGGTGAGTTTGTCGGACATGTTTTTTTGTTTAATTATTATTAATTTCGAGACGTTTTAATTGTATTGCGGGCAGGCGCGGGGGCCTGCCCCTACGGGATTATGCCGATAATTTGGCTCTGATGGCTTCTAATCCATAAACGAAGTTTTGGATAGGAGCAGAAAGCTGGCGGACGAGAGCCTGGGTGGGGGCCTGGAGCTGGGCCAAGAGGGAGGACAGAAGTTGTTCGCGGCTTGGGAGTTTGGAGAGGGCGGTGATTTCGGAGACGGTGATGACTTTGTCGTCCATGACACCGGACTTGATCTTGAGCCGGTCGTGATCTTCGGCAAACTTGGCCACGATCTTGGCGGCCGAGACGCCATCAGAGCTAAAAAGAATGGCGGTGGGGCCATGTAAAACGTCTGCGACGTCACCTGGTAAACCTTCTGGATATTTACTGTTGAAAGCCAGGCGGAGAAGATTGTTTTTGGCGACCATAAAAACACTGCCTGATTTATCGGCTTCGGTGCGGAGTAGATTTTGTTCGGACACGGTCAGACCGGCGTACTCGGTGAGAATGACGGCCTGAGAATCATTTAGCTTCTTGGTGATCTCGGCCAGTTGGTGAATATTTCTTTGATTAGGCACTTTAGATATTTTATATTTGATATTTTACATGGTACATTTGGAGTACAAAAAAGCACGTACTCAAGACGTGCAAAACAGTATTGCTCTGCTAAGGGCTTATGATTGCCTTAGGTCTTGGAACTAGAGGAATTGTATATGATAGAATAGCCGCTGTAAAGTACCTAAAAATCTTAATTTTGGAGGTAGTCATGACCCAAATACCGAAGATAAGTTTAGCGCTTTGGAAACAACTACTCAAAGGTGCGGTGGAGATGCCGTATTTTGAGGCTTGGCAGGCACATGATGTCAAGGCTTTGTTTGACTTGGGGCTCATTGAATTCAAGCGTTCAAAAAAACCAACACCGGCCATTAGTGTGGTTCTTTCTACCAAAGGTAGCTGGCTGAAAAGTTTGATGGCTTGGAATAACTTTTGGTCGAATATATGGTCGAATATATAATAAAATAGCCCCGCCGAAAGGCGGGGCTTTTCTATGGCGTTTGATACCCTAGATTCCCGTATTATGGGGAAAGTGATATAATTCACAAAGTTGTACGTTGACATATTCTGAATTTATAAGGAGGTAATACTATGGACACGAAAATGAGAGAGGAACGTCACGCTCAGATGCGCGCCGCGGCACAGAATCGACCTACTCAAACTACTCCGGTTTCACCAGTTTTTGCGCCTGCGCAGGTCACCGCCCCCCCCAAGTCTAAGAGGTTTGATTTCCTCAAGAAGATTGAGAAGAAATGGTATTGGATTGGTGGTGCGATCGCCTTGATCGTGCTGGGCCTGGCGGTATACTTCATGTTTTTGAATGGTGGCGAAAGAGCGACCTCGAACGATTTTACGAGCGAGCCGTCTTTGGCCACCAACCCTGACATGCCGACAATCGATCCTAACTTGGGTTTTGCGACTCAGACGCCAAAAGAGAGCACTGACTTGATAACACCGATTTATGTATCTCCTCCAGAACCAAATCGCTGGCAGCAATTTATAGACTGGAATAGAAAAAATAGTGAGATGACTGGACCTTTTTTGGACAAGCCATCTGATTGGAAAGATATTTTTGATCGTTTTCCAACGAGGTGGTTTCTGTGGATCGTCTTTTTGTATCCAATTTGGAACCTTCTGAAACAAGATCGTTTGGCTGCCGAAGATAGAACTGATATCAAAGCCGCCAAAAGAGGATTAGTGGTCTTATTTGTGGGAGTTCTGTTTGCCGGTTTATTATCGGCAGCAGCAACTTATTTGGCTGTTAACATTGTCGGAGCAAGTATTGAGATTCCTAAATACCTTTTTATCTCGATGGGTATCGTGGTCAACCTTTTTGTCCAATGGACAGCGGCGATGAACGGCAGAAAAGATTACTCCACTTTTTCTATTGGTGGTTTATTCTTTACCGGCGTACTTATCGTCTGGTGGTTTACTCCCAATTTGCCCATGATTGTCTTGGGGGCACTCTTTATGGCGGCAGGCATCTGGCTCCAAAATGTGGAGATGAGGCGAACCCATCAAGGGTGGGCGGCTCACTTCACCACGTTGGTGATGCTTGTGATCTTTGCCGGTGTTACATCTCTGATTTATTTTCTGGCCGGTTTAATACCGGTAATTTCGCCGGCGATGCCTTGGATACAGCAGTTTGTCTATTCTGCGGTTTATTCTGGCAGGCTCTTCATCGGAGCAGTGTTAGGCTTAATGGTCGCATTTGCTGGTGGAAATTATGTCTCCACTGCGTTAATGCCACCTTCAATTGCAGGAGGAGTGTCGCTAGCTGGGAGTAGGACAGATGATGACATAAGTCATAAATTTGATGTCAATTCCCAATATGACGCCATGGCATATTCGATTATGGTTTTATATCCGATTGCGGCGGCACTTTGGTACTTTGTGGTTTTGTTCTAAAATTCAGAAGTTTGTTGCCGTCCCCCTAGAAATAGGGGGGCTTTTTTTACAGGGTGCCGAGGTGGAGCTTAAAGCTGGGGGTGTGGGTACAGGCCAAGTAAGCGGACTTGATCTTGGTTATACCGATACTGCGGAGAGACTCGGTAATGTTCTCGATTAGATCCTTTTTGTCCTGAGTAATTTTGCCTAGAGCTAGGTGAATGATAGGGAACTTGGCCTCGGTTTTGTAGGGCAGGGTACCACCGGCGGTCAGTTCGGCCATTCTTTTTTCGGGATTGTCGGTCACCGTGCCGGACTTAGGGTTTGGCATTAGACCTTTGGGTCCGAGAACCTTGGCGAGCCTAGCTAGCTTCGGCATGTCGGCGGGAGTGGCCAGGAGGATGCTGAAGTCAAACTTGCCTTTTTCGATGTCGGCGACGACTTTGTCGGAGAAGATGGCGATCTTGACTTCTTTGCCGGTAGAGTGAGGGAGTTTTAGCTCGCCTCGGAGGCCGGTGTCGAGAGTGTTCAAGGTCAGCTCAACGGTCTTGATCTTGGATTTTTCGGCTAGTTTGGCTAGTTTTTCCACCGCTTTGGCAATCTCGTAGAGCTCGCCTTTTTTGATGGTTTTGGCCATGGCTTTGTATTTTTTACCGCGTTTGCGGGGAGGGAGGGGTGTGCGGGCGGGTGTGGGGGTGGAATCGACGGGTTCGGCGGGTTGAGCACGCTCAACCCCTACATCGGCAATGACGGAAATGTCGGTGTTGTAGAGAAGACGAATGGATTCGACGTCTTTTTCGGTAATGCCTTCAATAGCCATGAGTTCACCATCTTCTTTGACGACGATCTGCTCAGGTTTCATTCGGGCATCTCGGAGGGCTTTGGCAACGTGAGTGGGGAGATCTTGATAGAGTTCTTTCCAGTTAATTTTGGTCATATTAAGTTAGCGATGGTTATGCCCATTGATTTGATCGTACCTTCGACCATCTTGATGGCGGCGTTAATGTCAGTGGTGTTCATGTCGGGGAGTTTTTTCTGTGCGATTGCCCTGATTTGATCTGCCGTAATGGTACCCACCTTGGTCTTGTTCGGTTCACCGGAGCCGAGTTTGAGACCCAGGACTTGTTTGACCAGAGCGGTGACGGGAGGAGTTTTGAGCTCAAACTTGAAAGAACGGTCTTCGAAAATGGTCACCAGAGCGGGAATAATTTGGCCTTTCATGTCGGCCGTTTTAGCATTGTACTGTTGGATAAACTCCATGATGTTGACACCGTGCTGGCCGAGAGCGGGTCCGACTGGAGGAGCGGGATTAGCCGTACCACCAGGGAGATTGAGTTTCAGAATGACTTTGACTTTTTTAGCCATGTTTTTTGTATTTATATAATTTTGTCATCCTCGCGAATGCAGGGATCTAATACCCCGATAGGGCCAGGCCTTATAGGGTCTCAGATCCTTCAAGGCCTGGCCCTGTGGGGAATGACGAGTTTTTAATAGCTAACTTAAAAAGGGGGGTTTGAGACTAGAAATACCTAGGTCGCATCTCTTTTCGAGTAGCTGCCTCATCTAAGACGAGGTAGGGATATTTTAGCACACCTATCGTGATAATTTATCTAGTTTTTTGGTTTGAAACTATGCGAACTTTACTGAGTGCCTTTTTAATTCGTGGAAGATTTTTTAGATCGTCCTTTTCCTTTTGATTGAGGTCTCTATCTAGGTTGTAAATTGAGGTTTTTGGCCTAGTTCCTTTCATTCTTACTTAAATAATACAATGGGTGATGGAAAGTGTCCAATCACAAAAAACCGCCTCGTGAGAGGCGGGGGATAGAAATTTATGAACTGAATAGTTCGCGGACGGCGTTTTTGGTCACCATTTCCAGGTCCGTTTCGTTCTTTAGATGATCCGCGCAAATTGAGGTGTTTGTGGCGATAAGCCGCGTCCTTTTTGTTCGATCATCGTTTGGATATTGATTGATTAATTTTTGCCGGTGGCGCTGGTAAAATTCTTCGATAACCAGCAAGACGTCGCGGGATGAGTGAAAATAGTACTGCATCAAGATCAACAATCCAAAAAATTCTTCAAAGGTTGGGTTGAAGTTGCGCACTGCTTCGGATATTGCGGCTTCGGT
>Ga0075650_120_pt1 | contig 9647 bp, 10 predicted proteins | sample RifGroA1_FD_68395 | JGI IMG/M metagenome (GOLD analysis project Ga0075650, IMG submission 68395) | Microgenomates (Collierbacteria) bacterium GW2011_GWA1_45_15
ACCAGATAAATCTGGTTAGGTTTCCCCATTCGGACACTGCCGGATCATAAGTTCTTGTCACCTCCCCGACAACTTTCGCAGACTTGAAACGTCCTTCTTAGGCTTTTACTGCCAAGGCATCCACTGAATGCTTGAGTAGAATAAATCAATAATTTTTTTGCTTCAAATTTGAATTTGAATTCGTGCGATCTACTTGCATAATCTATTCACTTTTCAAGGAACAATTTGAGCTTCTTGAGCTCGCGATTGATTCTAAGGTAGCCAATCTATAGAGTCAATCGCCAAATCAAGACATTTCCGTAGGGGCTGGCCTTGCGCCTGCCCATTATTTTGTGGACCGTGCCGGACTCGAACCGGCCACCTCTACATTGCAAATGTAGCGCTCTACCAGATGAGCTAACGGCCCGATAAGAAAAATCCCGCCTTAGCGGGACCAGATTACAAACCAACACAGCAAAAAACCTAGGGGGCTTTTATGCTCACTGTTAAATTTATATTCATATTGTCTGCTAAGGACAAGTAAAAGTATACCAAACTCAGTCGGTTATTTCAAGCTCCAAACGACCGTCACTGTCTTGCTGATCTTGGTGCTCCCCGGCTCCACTGCCACGCCTCCCCCACCACCTCGACCATCCATGGCATAAAGTGGATAAGAAACTCCACCTGCACTGCCCTCGCTCACACTTATCACTTTATCTAAGCCTGTTCCACTAGCCACTGCCATCGCTTCAGCCTTGATTTTCGCGTCGGCGATAGCCTCCGTCATCAGGGAATCTTCAGCCTTCTTGCTGGTATCCAGTTGGAAGTTCGGTCCATAGACGTTGGTGGCTCCGCTCTTGGTCAAAAGGTCAGCCATGGCCGAGGCGCGATTTACATTTCTCAAAGTCACCGTAATCGTATTATTCACGTCCCATTGGCCGGGTTTACTCTTTTGTACACCATTGTCGTAATAGCTCTCTTGTCGTTGGTACACACTCATCGACTGGGTTTGAATGTCGGACGGATCCACTCCAAAGTCCTTCACCGCCTCGGTAATCGCCTTGATCTTGTCATTTACCTCTTTGACTGCCTCATCCTTACTGTCTTTTACCGCGTTCACCCCCGCGCTGTAGTTGGCAATTTGATTTTTCTCTTTTGACTCCGCGTATCCTGTCACCGTTACCGTTCGCTCAGGACTCATCATTAGCCTTCCCCAAGTAATATCTTTCCATGGAAAAAAGTAGACCACTGCCAACAAAAATCCAACTCCAAACACCACCCAAGCTAATCTGGCTATGTCTTTCATCATCCCTCTACTTTAGCAACTATCCCCCCACTAGTCAAACATTTAATTAGTGTCTTGACAACACCAAGTAGCACATGATACACTATGACCTTGAAGGAGATACCTTGTTCTTTGAAATTTATAACTTAGGAGGCATCGATGTTACCAATGTTCACGGTAAAAACCGGTAAAGTTATCGGACGTAGCCATATTTTATCCGGTCGGAACTGTCAAGATTCTTTAAAGACAGCGACGATCGAACTAAATAATCAAACGTATATTGTTGGTTGGATCAGTGATGGTTGTTCCGAGGGAGATCATAGTGAAATTGGTTCCACCCTGACCACTCAGTTTCTTGCAAACCAATCGATTCTCTACCTTAAAAGGGGTATTCCTTTGGAAGTCGTTCCTCTCTTCTTATTTGAGGATCTTCTCGTATTTCTGAGGACTAACATGGCTAGCCAGCATCTCACTACCCCACAAGATCGCGCCCAATACGTCAAAGACTATCTGCTTTTTACCTTAGTTGGTTTTCTTATCGGACCCAAAAGTAGTCAAGTTCTGGCTTATGGAGATGGTCTGGTCATTATTAACGACCAGATCTATCGGACTATCAAGACGAGTCCCCTTACCCGGGCTACCTTCTGATCGACTCTCGTTTCTTGAGTCCAACTCGCCGACTCCTACCACAGGAATTTGATATCTATTCCGTTAAGACTGCCAATATTCAAAAACTGGCCATCGGAAGTGACGCTTGGTTATCGGACTTTGATCTGTTAGATCATATTTGGGGTCACAAACACCCAAATCAAGTTCAGAGAAACATGAATATTTGGTCAGACGAAAAAAAATTAGCCGACGATGCTTCCCTTATTGTCGTTGAAGCTGTTTTGTAAAAGGAGGTCATGTGTCTATTTTTGTTTTTACTAAGTCTGGCGAACGCTATTCGCTTGATGCGAATGACGCTATCGGTTCGGGCGGAGAAGGTTCAGTTTATCCCTATCCAGGTCGCCCCAAAGAAGTCATCAAGATTTACGAAAATCCAGATACTTCCCACGGAAAAAAACTCAAGGCATTTATCGCCAAGAATTTTTCACTTCCCAAGTCCGTTGCCGCGCCAACCGATCTTATCTTCGACCAGTCAGGTAAAGTCATCGGCTATACCATGGCCTTTATCAAAGGAGCCAAAGACTTTCGAGAGTTGGGTAATAAACACTTTCGTCTCCGTCACAAAATCAACAACAAAAAAGTTGTCGCCCTCCATCTCAATGACGCTCTTACTTTAGAGGCTATTCATGGACAAAAAATTATTGTCGGTGATCGAAACGATCAAAATGTTCTCTTCGCCGGCACCAATAGCTACTATATCGATTTTGACTCGGCTCAGTTTGATAACTGGCCCTGTCCGGTCGCCACCGAGAATTATCTTGATCCAGCTTTATACAGTCTAGATCTGACTCAAAAACCGGTATTTCTTCCCCAGCACGATTGGTATTCGTACGCCGTCATGCTGTTTAGAAGTTTACTGCTTATTCATCCCTACGGAGGAACCCACCCAAGGATTGACGATCTGCCGAACCGAGCTCTAAAAAGGATCACTGTTTTTGACAAAGGAGTTATTTACCCGGCAGTTGGTCTGCCACCCGATTTAATTAGTGACGATCTTTTACAGGTCTTTAGTCGGTACTTCAAAGAGGGTTGGCGAGGTCAATTTCCTCAATCTGTCCTAAAGGGATTCCAAGCCGCTCTGATCGAATGTCCGTCATGTAACACGGCCTATCCGTCAAACAAGCGGTCCTGCCCCGTCTGTCAAGAACAAAATCAAGTGATCACCTCGGTTTCTATTCCGGGATCACTCACTGTCAAACAGTTACTCGGTCTCAAAGGCCAAATCCTCTATCACCGTCTTGAAGGGGAAAATTTAATTCTGATTACTTTGGAAGATAACTCTGTTGTTTTTCACTCTGTCAGTCAAAGTGGTCTCCAGACCATCAATTTATTTCCTTATCAAGTCGGTATGAGATTCGAAGCCAGCACCAAGCTGTTGGCGGTGAATATCGCCGGCAGTGACGGCATTGATCTTTTTGAGCTGAACTACAACGAGGCCACCCAAATCGAAAGCAGTGTCTCCGATACTTACTCGATTACGCAAAACGCGGTCTTTAGAGTCAGCGGCAAGCATCTTTTTCGGTTAGTTGGCGGCCAGTTAATCGATACCGAGGTCGGCAAAGGTGGCCTTCTCAATCGGCCCATTCGCGCCACCATCGAGCATCAGTCTTGGTTTAGTATTAGTTCGGACCCTTCACCAGTCGTCGTTGGTTTCCAACGAGTGTTGCGCCAGCAATTTTTCTGGCTACACCGCGATGGTTTTTCGACCGATTTAGTTGTCCCTCCCCTTGACCTCGGTGAGAGTCTCATCGACATCACCGTCAAATTTTCGGGCAGTTCCTTTCTGATTATCAGAAAGACCAAACTCAAAGGTAGTGAATTTATTCACTTCAACTCCTTTGATAAAAACGGCACGGTTATTAATTCATCTAGAATCGAGGCGGGAAAACTCCCTTCAGATCGAATCCATGGACAGGCTTACGCCGGGGGGAAATTAATTTTTCCGACCGATACCGGTGCCATCCGTTACGATCCGGCCACCGGTTCGCAAAGTGGGTTTCAAGCCACGGTCAAAACGGTCAACTCCGGCCAGTCACTATTTGCTTACTCGACTGGGTTATTAGTTGTCGATCCAAAACATGTTAGTTACCTTACCCTCAGTTAAAGGAGAAAACTATGAATCCTAGTTTGTATTCACCTTCCGACGTTGGAAAAATTTACAGTCCTCGACCCGAATTTATCTTTGAAGGCACCAAAAATCGGACCAAGACCACTGCTTATGAAGATAAGCGCAAAGTGGCTTTGTTAACGGTTGATGGACAAATTGATTTTGTTTATCCCGATGGTGGTTTACCGGTTCCCGGAGCAATTGAAGACATCAGGCGTCTAGCCAGCGCCATCATGTATCATTCAGCCGCCCGTGGCAGTCAGCCTACCCTCATCTCCAAAGGTACCAATCCACGTACCGAACATTACGGCATCTTCAAAGCCGAGGTGGAAGATCCTAAAGATGTGAGTACCCAGCTCAACACCACTATTCTGGATGCCATTGCCAAACATGATCTCATTTATGTTGCCGGCGAAGCCAAGAGTCACTGTGTTCTCGAAACGATGAACCAACTCGTTAGCTATTTTGGCAAAACCCAGCCGGAAACCATCAAGAAGATTCGTTTTCTCATGGACTGTACCAGTTCTGTCCAGAATCCAAATGTCGATTTCGAAGCACTTGCCAACATAGAACTCGAAAAAATGGTTCAAAAAGGTGTTGTTCTTGTCAAAAGCACCGATCCTATCAGCTAAACAAGGAGACAAACATGACTTCCAAAAGCACCATTATTGTCGCTAACTTAAACAACACATCTGCTCTCGCCAATGTTCAGCACGCCGGCGCCACTGATATCGGAGGAGATCAGGTTAATCTAGTTCTCCGTATCATCGACCGTACTGGTTCCCTCCTCCGCTTTAGAGCAGAAATGATCGAAGCCGCTCGCTTAAATGTCGAAGCGCTAATCAACTCCAAAGCCGGTAACGAAACGTTGATGTCCACCTGGACTTTCAACGCCACAGATGGTTTCACCATTGTGGACGGTTTTGTCAAATTAGAAGACGTTACCCCTCTGGATTCCCAGAACTACGATATGCAGCCTGAGGACATGACCAATTTATTCGATACGGTCTACACCGGCCTCAACGACGAATTTGCCGGTATTATCGCCTACGCAAAAGGTTTAAAAAGTAAAGGTCTCCGAGTCAAGGTAACTGTCTTGGTTCTCACCGACGGTGAAGATAACCGCAGTCGCATCAACCCTGAAAAGATTAAAGCTCTTACCGCCAATAACGAAGGTTTTTACTTCTGTCTCATGGCCTTCGGTACTGGATTTGCCCAGGAAGCTGCTGCAGCAATGGGCTTTCCAAATGTCCGCGAATACAATGCCAGTGCCGGCGAACTCCGCCGCATGATGGGAGAGTTTTCCAAGTCCCAAGTTCGCGCCTCTCAAAGCATCGTTTCTCCAAACGCCTTCTTCAACTAAGTTATAAGTTTTATCAACCCCGCCAACCGGCGGGGTTTTTTCATGCCAAAATCTTCTCCATCTCCCCAAAATCCTCAATCACATAAGTCGCCCCAAAGCTTAGCTGTGTCTCTCTCTTATAAAATTCTTCATATCTCTTAGGAAAATATAATCCGGTCTTTACCTCGGCTCGCCTACCGGCCACAATATCTTTACCATTGTCCCCCACCATCAGTGCCTCTTCCGGCTTGCCACCCATCAGCCTCAGGGCTTTTTCAATCGCTTCCGGGTGTGGCTTTACAAACTCCACATCTTCTTTGCCAAGAAAGACATCGACCAAGTCCCGTAAACCATTGTTACGGAGCGCCGTCTTCACCCATCTTTTTCTCGAAGCCGTCACCACCGCAATTTTTCCTCCATCTGTTTTTATCCTTTTCAAAAGTTCCAACACTCCAGGGTTTAACTTCACTGCATTCAACTTATCAAACACTTCTGCTTCCAACTCTTCAAAAAACGCTTCACTATTGGTTACTCCCAATCTTTCCGGTCCCTGCCAATCTCCAATCACCTCTTTGGCAATAATCTCATTTGTCACCACTATCCCATGTTTCGCAAAAACCTTTTTAAAGCCTTCAAACCAAATCGGCAAGGTATCAGCCAGGCTTCCATCCCAATCAAACAAAAAATATTTATATCTCATTCTCTTGATTATAATGGTCACATGGAAATTATCACTCTTACCGTTGGAGATCTGGCTACCAATTGTTATTTGGTGACAGACGAGGACACCGGAGAAACTCTTATCATTGATCCTGGTGACGAAGGAGACTTTATCAGTACCACCTTACTTGAAAAGAAACTTATCCCCCAAGCCATCATCCTCACTCATGGCCACTACGATCACTGCCTTGCCTGCCTCGAACTCAAATTAAATTTCAATATTCCCATTTATCTTCACCAAGCCGATCTATTTCTCTACCAAAAAGCTCACCTCTCAGCCCCCTTCTGGTCAAACAAAACACCACACCGCGTCATTCCGGGCTTGACCCGGAATCCAGGTTTATTAACTCTCCCTCCCATTGATCATTTTCTCACCGATAACCAGACTATCACTTTCGGTAACTCCTTACTCCAGGTTCTCCACACCCCGGGGCACACTCCCGGTTCATGTAGTTTTCTGATCTCCCCTGTCAAGGGGAGAAACGGCAAAGCCGAGAGGGGTTCAGGCCTCTTTACCGGTGACACTCTCTTTGCGCATGGCGTGGGCCGCACAGATCACTCCTACTCTTCCCCCTCCGACCTCCAAAAATCCCTCTCCAAACTTAGAACCATTACCCTTGAACATAAAACTCCCCTTCTCATTTATCCCGGCCACGAAGATTTTGGTTTCTCGCGTGCTATATTAAATTCACCATGACCGAAGCAAAACAAAAAATTTACACTCTCCTCAAACAACGCACTTGGTTTAAAGCCACCGATGAAGCAATTCAAAAAGAGATTCTGGCACTTCCTGATGACTGTGATGGTTTTCTGGAGAATTTAGCTTCCCGACCAGATGAAATTGGCGAACTAGACGTTTTAAAAATGACCAAGCTCGGCTACGGCCACTTTCTCCTTCTACCGGTTTTTGAGGTCAGGTCAAATATCACTAACCAGATCTTCACTTACGAATACGTCAGCTGGAAAACAGGTAATCATCCCGGTGCTAGTGGCATCATTTTTCTGGAGACTGAAGGCAAGATCTCTCATTTTTTGGTCTCCAAAATTCACAAATTCTCTGTTGACAAAGACATCTACGAATCTATCGGTGGGCTCTATTTTCACTTTTTGGAAAACAAACCTCAAAATCTTCCCAAAAAGATCGAGCAGGAAATTCGTTTTCACCTCGGGGTTGATCATCTGGAATTTAAGAAAGTTATTAATCTTGGTCTCGCCCATCCCGATCTCGGAATGACCAACAACGCCTCCGATCTTTTCGCCGCCGTTATCGATATATCCAACCTACCCAACCTGACCACCAAGGCCGATTTCAGATCTACCCACAAACCCATCGGTTTTGAGCTCAAAGTTATCCACATCAGCGAGTTTATGGACTACCTTAACATCATCGATGATAACTACTTCCTCAGCGCCGCCGCCCGGGTTTTAGCCAGTAAAGAGATCGATCTGGAACTCTAACTCCCCCCGCTATAGCTCATTAGAAAACGTTACCGAAGAGTAGTTCCGTAGTGTCTCTGAATATCATACAGTCGGCCATTGATGTCAACGATGTTTGAGGACACGGTAACCTATTTATGATCTATCCATCACTTTCTCGGTAACATTATTTGTGATCTATATCGCCCCCTTGCATTCTGTAATCTGTCATCTTATAATAGTCGTTGACTTACAAGGTTCGACCTTAAAATATAAGTAATCCGCACGCCATCAGGCGCAGGCGAACCATTTTTCCTCCCCTTCCCCCTTTTTACACCGTTAACCCGGTTTCATTCCTATCGACTCCCGCTCTTGCGGGATCATAACCATCGTCATTGCGAGGAACGTACTCGCGACGTGGCAATCTCACTCTACCAAACCTTAAAGGAGGTTTTTCCAATGTCTCTCAAAAATCTTGGTTCGTTTCTGCTCGCTTTGTGGGCAGATTTATGGCGTTTTGTTTTTCCCAATTCCAAGTACCAACCCCAAAAGGAGGCTACCATGCCTATTTTCTTCACTCCGGAGCAACTCAAAGAGAAGCTCCAAGATCGTGCTTTTCAGCTGGAAATGGTTTACTGGCTCGAAAGTACTATTCGTCCTCTGGAAAACGACGCTCTGTACTTGATGGTCGCTCACAATCGTGCCAGCACCGTGAGGCCGATTGATACCGCCTGCATTCAAGCCGTTCTAGATCGTCTGGAAGCATACATTCTTCTCGGTACTCCCGCTCACGAACTCGGCCATCATATCTTTGATGCCCTGGGTGGCTCCGCGATCATCAGCAACGATCCATTCGTGGCAAAAGCCTATCAAAACGAGATCGACGCCGCCCTGTTTGGCGCCATGTTCCACGACAACGCCACCGGTGTTCAACACCGATACATCGACAACGAATGGGAGCTTAACCATGGTGAACTCGCAGCCTGGATTTTTTATCACGCCACTGAAGGTCTCCTTATTGAGCCTGTTCGCCGTCTGACTGCCTACGCCATTGCCGCCCATCCTCACATGACCAAAGAGATGACGGCCAAAAATGGCAGTGTCCGCAAACCGTGGCGGGATCAGATCTTCACTTTTGGTAAAACCCCCGTTCGCCTGGCTGTTTGGATCACCCGTTGGACCGATCGCCTCGAAAACGGTGGCGATTCAGCCACCCACTTCGTGCGTCACGCTCTGGCTACCATCGATGGAGCTCGCGTCGGCGGTTTAGATCTTCACGGTGTGGACTGGTACAACTTCAACGATCAGCTCAAGTACATCTTTACCCCCAAAGCTATTGTCACTGAAATTCCGGTCTTGGATCAGGATAAGAAGCCTGTCATGAAAGATAACAAACCTGTGGTAAACAAGGTTCCTTCCATGCTCCAACACCTTAAAGGCTATGCCTCAAGCGCTCTGGCTTTCCCCTACTCGGCCTACAATCAACACGACCACCGCTCGTCCGTCATGACCGATCTCATGAGCTGGAAAGTGGCCAATTCGGTCAAGTTCATCGATCTGGTTAGCAACACCACCGGCATACCCAACTTCGAGTTATTCATTCAGCTGATGCAAATGAAGTCAGGTAGTCCCAATTCCCAGCTCACGACGGACACCATCAAGATGATGCTCGATCTCTGGAATCTCAACACACCAGAAGACCAGGCTCACTGGGCTCAAGGCTTCCAAATGGCATTGACTTCCTACTACGAGTGGCTTCAAGTTCTTCAGAACCAGATTTCCAAAGCTACCGATCCTACAGTCAAAGCCTTCCAGCCCCTTGTCCCTGGCTTAATCGCTCGCGTCACCAAAATTTAGTTATTTGTATCTCACCCACCCATCCCGGGTGGGTTTTTCTTACCCAACCTTGACTTTTCAATACACCCATAGTATAATCTCCTAAGTTTAATCTATGGCTAACCAAATCGACAAGTTTATCCTCAAACTGCCACCCAACCGCCAACTTCTTTGCCATCTTCTCATGGACAAAGATTGGTTCAAAAAGAGTGATTTTCAGGTTCAAAAAGAAGTTTTAAGTCTCCCTAACGAGTTCGAAGGGTTTGTTTATGACCTGGCTCAGCGGCAAGATA